>Ga0208041_1000006_pt1:0-20000 | contig 637210 bp, 583 predicted proteins | sample AD_SCU002_MetaG_FD_184453 | JGI IMG/M metagenome (GOLD analysis project Ga0208041, IMG submission 184453) | Active sludge microbial communities of municipal wastewater-treating anaerobic digesters from China - AD_SCU002_MetaG (SPAdes) (version 2) | ecosystem: Engineered > Bioreactor >... | reverse complement strand
AAGCGGGTTCCCACGGCGAGGATGAAGTCGGACTGGTGGACGATGCTGTTTGCCAGTTCAAACCCGTGCGAGCCGATAAAACCGAGATTCAGTCCGTTAGCGGCGTTCACCGATCCCACTCCCATCATGGTCGTGACAAAGGGGATCTGTGTTCTGGTGATCAAATCTCCCATGAGGTCGCAGGCATTGGCCAGCTTGACCCCGCCGCCGATGATAATCACGGGGCGCTCGCTCTGGTTGAGCGCCCGGGCGATCCTCTCGATGGCCTCCCTGCCGTCGGTGCCGTTCTTGATTCCGTTCCGGCGGGGCTCATCCGCCGGTCCCGCTGGATCGCATTTCGCCGCAAGGATATCCCGGGGAAGATCGACCAGGACGGGACCGGGCCGTCCCGAGGTTGCAATGTCAAATGCCTCGCGAAGATTGGAAGCGAGGCTGTGAACGTCTTTCACCTGGAAGCTGTGCTTGGTGACGGGGATGGTCATGCTGATGATATCCGTCTCCTGGAAGGCGTCGCGGCCGAGAAGGCTCGTGTTGACCTGGGCCGTCAGGGCGACCAGGGGGGATGAATCCATGTAGGCCGTGGCGATCCCCGTGACCATGTTTGTTGCCCCGGGGCCGGACGTGGACAGGCAGACTCCCACTTTTCCGGTTGCCCTTGCATATCCGTCGGCGGCATGGGCCGCTGCCTGTTCATGGCGGACCAGGTAATGCCGGATGGGGCTTTCCATAAGGCGGTCGTTCAACGGGAGGGAATTGGCGCCGGGGAAGCCGAAGATAACATCCACCCCCCTCTCCCGAAGGATCTGGATGACGATGTCCGCGCCGATGGTGCTCATTGTTCAGACTCCTTTCGCTGGTTCAAAATGAAAAAGCCGCAGGCTCTTTGCGTGCGGCTTTTCGTGGTCATAAAAAAAGCCGCGGTCCGTCTGGGGATCCGCGGCTCGTTTTCCTATGTCAACCCTTCACAGGAACGACGCAGCGGTCCCCGCCCGAACGACTACTACTACGGCTACGACTACGCTGCGGTCTTTCTCTGAAAAGGGTTTCACGCTCATCCGTTCCTTTGGCTCAAAGTGGAGGCTACTTTACCGAAGAAGAAGGAAATGTCAAGCTGAAAAAACAAACAGTACATTCAGAAAGATGCGTCCTCGTCATCTTCGGGCAGTTTTTTGGGGACCTGGCCGCTGTCCACGACGGATGATCCCTCCGGTGTGGCCCCTTCCAGGAAGGCCTCGTAAAGGGCTCCTTCGGAATACCGGACAGGTTGTCCCGAATGGGGGTCCACCTTGACAAAGACAATTCCCCTGGGTACCGGGAACGGTTCGATGGGAACTCCCTGGACGGCCTTTTCCATGTAATACAGCCAGATGGGAGCGGCTGCCCTGCCCCCGACCTCCTGTCTCCCCAGGGCCCGTTCCTGGTCGAATCCAACCCAGACACCCGTCACCAGGGAGGGCGTATAACCGATAAACCACGCGTCACGCATGTCGTTGGTGGTTCCCGTCTTGCCGGCGGCGGGACGGCCGATTCCCTTTACCCGGGTTCCCGTGCCACTCTGAATCACGCCCTGCATGACGTAGGTGGATAGAAAGGCGATGCGCGGATCGATGACCTGCTCCTCCCGGACCTGGGTTTCTTCGAAGACCTGGCCTGTCCGATCAACGATCCTGCGAATCATGAAGGGTGTCACCCGCTTTCCCTGGTTTGCCAGGACTCCGAAGGCCCGGACCATCTCCTCCAGGGTGACGTTGGCCGAGCCCAGGGCGAGGGAGAGGTTCCGGGGCAGAGGCGAGGCAATCCCCATATTGGCGGCATACGATACGGCATAGTCCACGCCGATGGACTGGAGGATCTTGACAGTGACGACGTTCCGCGAATGGACCAGGGCGCTCCGCAGGGTCGTTGGGCCGTTGAACTTGCCGTCAAAGTTACGGGGGCGCCAGTATCCGTCGGGCTTGGAGGGATCCGGGAACTGGAGGGGGGAGTCGTCGATCCGGGTGGACGGGGTCATCTCCTTGTCGAAGGCGGCCGTGTAGATGATGGGCTTGAATGACGAACCCGGCTGGCGGCGGGACTGGGTCGCCCGGTTGAACTCACTTTTCTTGAAATCCCGTCCGCCCACCATGGCTTTGATGGCCCCGGTGCGTGCTTCCATGCAGTACAGCGCCCCCTGGACGGTCCCGACGGTGTATTTTTCCCGCTTTTCCATTTCCTGGAGCCCCCGCTCCACGGCATCCCTTGCTGCGGTCTGCATGGGGATGTTCAGCGTCGTGTAAATTTCGAGCCCCTCCTTATACAACACGTCGCTTCCGTATTTTTCCTGGACATACCGCCGGATGTTTTCCACGAAATAGGGGGCGATCTTGTCCTTGGGCCGCACGGACCGGAGATTCAGCTTTACCGCAAGGGCCGCGTTTTTCTGCTCCTCGGTGATGTATCCGCTTTCGACCATCCGGTCCAGGGTATAGGCCTGCCGCTGCTTCGCGCGCTCCAGATTGTTGTAAGGCGAATAATTGCTGGGTGCCTTCGGAAGCCCGGCCAGCATGGCCGCTTCCGGCAGAGTGAGGTTCCGGGCGCTTTTGCCGAAATAGGCCTCCGCGGCCGCCTCCACGCCGTAGGTTCCGTGTCCCAGGTATATGTGATTCAGGTAGAGGTGGAGGATCTCGTCTTTGGTGAGATAGCGGTCGATCTTGAAGGCGAGGACGGCTTCCTTGATCTTCCGGATGTAGCTCCTCTCGGGTGTCAGAAACAGGGATTTGGCCACCTGCTGCGTGATGGTGCTCCCTCCCTGGACGACCCGTCCCGCCTCGATGTTCTTGAAAAACGCCCTGGATATGCTCTGCAGATCGAAGCCGCGGTGCTGGTAGAACCGCGCGTCCTCCGCGGCCACAAATGCCTGGACGACCATCGGGGGCAGGTCCTGAATGCGGACGACCTTCCGGTCCTCCAGGAAGAATTCGTCGATCAGCTCGTCATTATCGGAGTAGACCCGCGTGGCGATGCTGGGCCGGTAGTCCTTCAGGGTGGCGATGCTCGGCAGCTCCTTCAGGAGAATATAATAAAGCAGAGTACTCCCGATCACCAGGAGGGCGACCACGGTGAGCGTCAACGCGATCAAAAGCGTCGCGATTCCCGAGGGGTTCCCTGCTTTATGCTTTTTCTGCGCGTGATTTCCGGCCATGATCAAGCCTCGGTGGGCTCCTCTTCCTCTTCTTTTTTCCCCTTCTTTTTCTTCTCTGCGAAGCGGGACACGATAATGCTGATCTCGTAGAGGAACAGGAGCGGGATGGCCATCAGGATCTGGCTGAGGGCGTCCGGCGAGGGAGTGAGCACGGCGGCGGCGATGAAAATGACGAGGATGGCGTACCGGCGCTGCCGGGATAGCATCCGGGGATTCACGATCCCGATCTTGGTCATGAAGAAGATGAACACGGGCATTTCGAAGGAGAGACCGAAGGCCAGGAGAAACTTGAGAGAAAGATCCAGGTACTCCCGGAAGGAGATCATCGGCTTCAGGAAATCCGTCGAGAATTCAAGGAAGAATGCAAAGGCCGGCGGCAGCGCGATGAAATAACCGAACAGGACGCCGCCGGCGAACAGGAGCGTCGATGAGAGGACAAAAGGAACCACATACCGCTTTTCCTGCTTGTAAAGCCCCGGGGAGATGAATTTCCAGACCTGGTACAGGGTATAGGGGCTTGTGATAAAGAGGGAGGCGAAGAAGGCGATCTTCATGTAGATGAAAAACGCCTCCGGTAGCCCCGTGAAGATCATGTGGCTGTACTTCGGCATCGCGTCGGCCAGGGGTTTCGTGATGATCTGGAAGAAGAAATCCTTGAGAACATAACAGGCGACGAAGCCGAGTCCCACAACGATAAGGATCCGCACCAGGCGCGTCCTCAGCTCCTCCAGATGACTCGTCAGGGGCATCTTCTCTTCGGTGGTATCGTTCATGACCGGCGGCGGATACGCTGTCGGGACCCGTCAGGAATGCGACGAATCCTGGGGTTTCGAGGGCGGGGCGGAGGCGGTTTCAGGAGTGGAATCAGGTACTTCTTCCTTCTTGTCGGCGTTCTTTTCGTTTTCCGTAACAGTGTTCTTCAGATCCTCCGCCTCCTTCTTCAGATCGTCGGTCTGGAGGGAGTTTTTCACTCCTTCCGACACATCCTCGGCGGCTCTCTTGAACTCCGAGAATCCCTTGCCGAGGGATTTCGCCAGGTCGGGCAGCTTCTTGGGGCCGACGACCAGGAGGGCGATGATGGCGATGATGATCAGTTCCTGCATGCCGATGCCGAACATGGCAACCGCTGCCCCCTTATCCGTGATTGGCGGTATATAGGTGCACTTCCCGGGGTTTGTCAATCCTTTTTCCCGGCGCTCCTGTGGGCCAAATCCTTTGCATTTTGGGGGACCTTGTGGTACGGAGCGGTCCGATGGAAACGTCGTCGGAGGTCTCCGGCGATGCCTCGGGCCGAATCGAGGGAGCCATGGCCAGAAAAACAGGGATCGTCAGGGACAATCGATACTTGCGTCATGGGTGCGACGATTTTCACCCGGAGAACAATCGACGCCTCGAGGCCATCCATGCCCTCCTTGACTTGCCGGACATGGCCGGAAAGCTCTTTCCCATCCCCGCCAGGCATGCCACCCGGGACGAGATCCTGCGGCTCCACTCGGAGGCGTATTTCCGGAGGATCGCCGCGACGGCGGGAGAGCCCTGCACTCCCCTGGATCCAGACACGGAGGCCTCGGCGGATTCCTTTGACACGGCCCTCCTGGCCGTGGGCGGCGTTCTCAACGCCGTGGACGCCGTTCTGGACGGTTCCCTGGACAACGCCTTCGCCTTCATCCGGCCTCCGGGACATCACGCGGAGAGGCACTCCTCCGGCGGCTTCTGCATCTTCAACAACATCGCCCTCGGCGCTGCCCATGCCCTTTCGGCCCGCGGACTCAAGCGGATCCTGATCGTCGACTGGGACCTTCACCACGGGAACGGGACCCAGGATCTGTTCTATGGAGACCGGAGGGTGATCTATTTTTCCACCCACCAGTATCCGGCGTACCCGGGCTCCGGGTCTCTCGACGAGATCGGCCGGGGAGAGGCGAAGGGCTACACCATCAACATCCCCCTTGCCGCCGGATCGGGGAATCCCCACTTCGTGAAGGTCTACCGGCAGATCCTGCAGCCTGTCGTCCATGTCTTCCGGCCGGAGTTGATCCTGGTATCCGCCGGTTTCGATACGTGCGACGGGGATCCCCTGGGGGATTTGCGGGTGACGCCGGACGGCTTCGCCTGCCTGACGAGGCTCCTTATGAACATGGCCGATGAACTCTGTGGCGGGCGGGTGGTGCTGGTGCTGGAAGGGGGATATGACCTGCGGAACCTTGCCCGTTCTGTCCGGGCCGTACTGAGGGAGTTGACGGACGAAACCCGTGCCGGCGAGGACGAACTGGATCGCCTGGAGGCCGATGCCGTCATGTGGAGAGGTTCCGTCCTGAACAAGGCCATGGAGCGTCTGGCCCCCTACTGGCCTGTTTTTTAAGTGTAACCGGAGGATTGTGTCTTGAAGATCACGAAAGAGGAAGTGGCCTACGTGGCCCATCTGGCAAGACTGGAGTTCGACGGGGAGGAGATGGAGAAATTCACCTCCCAGTTGAACGACATCCTGCTTTATATGGAAAAACTGAACGAAGCGGACACGGCCGGTGTGGAGCCGATGACCCATGCCATCGCGCAGAAGAACGCCTTCCGGGAAGACAGGGTTCTTTCTTCGCTTCCCATCGTGGAGGCCCTGTCCAACGCCCCGGACCCCAAGGGGGAGTTCTTCCGTGTCCCCAAGGTCATTGAATGACGGTTCTGGCAGAGGAAACCATGGAGCTATGTGAACGGACCATCCACGAACTGCAGCAGATCATCCGCGACGGCGGGGCGTCCTCCACGGACATCGTTGCATCCGTCTTTGGGAGGATCGATGCCATTGAAAAAAGTGTCCACGCCTACATCACGCTTCTCAAGGAAGATGCCTTCCGGGAGGCGGCCCGGGCGGACGAGGAAATCCGAAAAGGCGATATCCGGCCCCTGACGGGCATACCCATTGCCCTGAAGGACATTTACTGCACCCGGGGCATCCCGACCACCTGCGGGTCCCGGATCCTCCAGAACTTCGTCGCGCCCTACGATGCCACGATCGTGGAGAAACTGCGGGAGGCGGGGGCGGTCTTTACGGGAAAGACCAACATGGACGAGTTCGCCATGGGATCCTCGACGGAGACGTCCTGGTTCGGGGTGACGAAGAACCCCTGGGACCTCGACCGCATCCCCGGCGGGTCCAGCGGCGGCTCTGCTGCGGCGGTGGCCGCCGACATGTGCATTGCCTCCCTGGGGTCCGACACGGGCGGTTCCATCCGCCAGCCGGCGGCCCTCTGCGGTGTGGTGGGGCTGAAGCCCACCTACGGCCGCGTCTCCCGGTTCGGGCTGGTGGCCTTCGCCTCGTCCCTCGACCAGATCGGTCCCTTTACCAAGGACGTGGAGGACTGTGCCATCATGCTGAATGCCATCGCCGGCTACGATCCCCGGGAATCGACGTCGGTCCCGGAGGACGTGCCCGACTACCGGCAGTTCCTCGGAAGGGACATCCGGGGCTGGAAGGTGGGCATCCCGAAAGAGTACTTCATCGAGGGCATCGATCCGGAGGTCGAGAGCCTGGTGCGGCAGGCCGTCAGGGTCGTGGAAGGACTCGGCGCCGAGATCGTGCCGGTCTCCCTGCCCCACACCGGGTACTGCCTTGCGGTCTATTACATCATCGCCCCCGCGGAGGCTTCCTCCAATCTGGCCCGCTATGACGGCGTCAAGTACGGCTATCGGAACCTGGACGGGCGCGATCTCCTGGAGATGTACAAGAAGACCCGTTCCCAGGGGTTCGGCGCGGAGGTCAAGCGCCGCATCATGATCGGCACCTACGTGCTGTCGGCGGGATATTACGACGCCTACTACAAGAAGGCCTCCCAGGTACGGGCCCTCATCCGGAGGGATTTCGACGAGGCCTTCCGATCCTGCGACGTGATCCTCACCCCCACGACTCCCACGCCGGCCTTCCGGATCGGCGAAAAAACCGACGATCCACTCCAGATGTACCTGTCGGACGTCTTCACCATCTCGACGAACCTGGCTGGAATTCCCGGGATCTCCGTTCCCTGCGGGTACACGACGACGGGTCTTCCCGTCGGTGTCCAGTTCCTGGCAGGCCATTTCCAGGAGGCAAAACTCCTCCAGTTCGCCTCGGCCTACGAGGCGGGCGCCGATTTTCAGAAAAGGAGACCGAATCTCTGATGGAATACGAACCCGTCATCGGGCTGGAAGTCCACGCCCAGATGCTGACCTACACGAAGATCTTCTGCGGCTGCTCCACCACCTTCGGGGAGAGCCCCAACAGTGAGACTTGCCCGGTCTGCCAGGGCATGCCGGGGGTCCTGCCGGTCCTGAACAAAAAGGTGGTCGAGTTCGCCATGAAGATGAGCCTGGCCACATCCTGCCGCATCAATCCCGAATGCGTCTTCGCCAGGAAGAACTATTTCTATCCGGACCTCCCGAAAGGGTACCAGATCTCCCAGTACGCCCTCCCGCTGGCTGAGTTCGGGTTTGTGGACATCGAGCTCGACGGCGGGAAAAAGCGAATCGGCATCACCCGAATCCACATGGAGGAGGACGCGGGGAAACTGATTCACGACGAGCACAACCCCTCGAGCTACGTGGACCTGAACCGGACCGGCGTGCCCCTGATCGAGATCGTCAGCGAACCGGACATGCGGAGCGCCGAGGAGGCCGCGGCCTACCTGCGCCGCCTCCACGAGATCCTGGTCTACCTGGAGGTCTGCGACGGCAACATGGAGCAGGGGAGCTTCCGCTGCGACGCCAACGTGTCGCTGCGTCCCCGCGGGACGGAGGCCTTCGGCACCCGGGCCGAGCTGAAGAACATGAACTCCTTCCGGAATGTCCAGCGAGCCCTGGAATACGAAATCAAGCGCCAGCAGTACGTCCTCGAGAGCGGCGGCCAGGTCGTGCAGGAGACGCGGCTGTGGGACGACACCCAGGGCGTGACCCACTCCATGCGCGGCAAGGAGGAGGCCCACGACTACCGCTATTTCCCGGATCCCGATCTTGTCCCGATCGCCGTAAGCGACGCCTGGATCGAAGAGATCCGGGGCACTCTCCCGGAACTTCCACTGGAAAAGCGGGAGCGATTCGCCCGGGAATACGGGATCCCGGCCTACGACGCCGGAGTTCTCACGGCCAGCCGGGCGCTGGCGGATTACTACGAGGCGGTTGTCAGGCTCAGCGGCAAGCCGAAGGCGGCCAGCAACTGGGTCATGGGCGACATCCTGCGGTTCCTGAATGAGGACCGGCGCGGCATCCGGGATTGCCCCATCACCCCGGAGTCCCTGGCGGAGATGATTGCCCTGATCGAGGACGGCACCATCAGCGGAAAGATGGCCAAGGAGGTCGTAGAGGAGATGTACCGGAGCGGCAAGCCGCCCCGGACCGTCATCGAGGAGAAGGGGCTGGTCCAGATCACCGACGAGAGCGCCCTGGTCTCGACCATCGAGTCCGTCATGGCGGCCAATCCGGCCCAGCTCGAGCAGTTCCGCTCCGGGAAGGACAAGGTCTTCGGTTTCTTCGTCGGCCAGGTCATGAAGGCGACCCAGGGCAAGGCGAATCCCCAGCTCGTCAACGATCTCCTGAAAAAGATGCTCCCGGGGGCCTGACCGGGAAAGGGCGGCACCGGATCTTTTTGACCCGCATCCGGGGCTCTCGGCCGGGAGAAGGACCGTGAACACAATCCTCAACATCCTGCTGGTCCTGGCCGTTCTCCTGGCAGCGGTCCTGCTGGTGTACCGACGCCGCCTCGGAGAGTTGCGGACCGATCTCAGGACCCTCTTTTCCCACCGGCTTGTCGCCGTCGGCGTCCCTCTCTTTCTCCTGGTCGTCATCGGGGCCTTTTACTGGGCAGGTCGGGATCGGGCGGTGCCTCCGGCGGTCGTTTCTCCCGGACCTTCGGGGGAACTTCCCGTCGCAGCGCCGCCGGCACCGGCATCGACGGGCAGTGCGATCCAGGACGTCTCTTCCCTCTACCGAAAAATCGGCCCGTCCGTCGTGGCGATCTACACATACAACGAGCAACGCGAAAGCATCGGCCGGGGAAGCGGCTTCTTCCACGGCGCCTCCGGGCAGGTCGTCACCAACCTGCACGTCCTGCGCGGCGCCCACTCCGCCCAGATCAAGACCTCCTCCGGGAAGGTCTATCCCGTTGCGGGAATCACGGCCCGGGACGCCGCCGCCGACCTGGCCATGCTGGCGGTGAGCATGCCCTGGACCGAGAGCTTTCCCCTGGCCGTGACGGCGTCCCTGCCGGAGGTCGGCGAACGTGTGGTCGTCGTGGGAAACCCCTTCGGGCTGGAGCAGACCGTCTCGGACGGGATCGTCTCGGCCATCCGGGAGACGGCGGAGCGGGGGAGGGTCCTCCAGATCACGGCGCCCATCTCGCCGGGGTCCAGCGGGAGTCCCGTTGCAAATCTCAGGGGTGAGGTCGTCGGCGTCGCCTTCCTGCAGTTCAGCGGGGGCCAGAACCTGAATTTCTGCATCTCCGGCGAGCGGGTTGCCCGCCTGGCTGCTGTCGCGGGGACCCCGGTGTCCCTGGCTGGAGGGGCTGCGGCAACGGGCATTGCGGCAGGGAAGCAGACCTTCTGCTACCTCGACGAGAGGGGAACCGTCCGCTTCAGCGATTCCACGGCCAATCCAAGGTACAGCTACCAGCTCATTTCGACGCCCGACGGATCGCTGGACCGGAACCGTTATGAGCGCTGGGTCTTCGATCAGATCGGAGGGAATCCGCAGGACATCGATCCCCAGGCCGCCGTAACCCGGGCGAAGGAAGAGCTTCCGGACGTGTTCCGGCAGGTCTTCCCATCCCAGTACACCATGAATGACCTCCCCAGCATGCCCCAGGATGCCCGGAACCATTGGGAGAGGGTCGTCAACCATCACCTGGCCAACGCGTACAACGGGGCCGTACAGAAGCGGAACCGGGCAATCCTCCAACACCGGGTGATGATGGACGCATTTCAGATGTACGCGATATCCCGGCGGTAACGGGGGAGTTGTGGAAAAAGAGGGTATGGCTCTGAAAGAGGAAGGAATGATCCGGACGGTTTTCTGGCAGGACGATGCGGTCGGGATGATCGACCAAAAGGCGCTCCCCCTGGAGGAGCGGTATCTTGTCCTCCGCAAATGGGAGGACGTGGCCTCGGCGATCCGCGATCTCACCGTCCGGGGCGCCCCGGCGATCGGCGTGGCCGCCGCCCTGGGTATTGCCCTGGGTATGCGGAGCCTGCCATCCTCCCCGGATCGCGACCTGGCGGATTCTTTTGAGCGGATCTGCAACGCCTTCGCCCGGACGCGTCCGACGGCGGTCAATCTCTTCTGGGCCATCGAGCGAATGAAGAGGCGTTTCCGCGCCGCCATGGCCGAAGAGCCCGGTGTTTCGGGGCCGGACCGTTTCGCGGTCATCCGGGAGGCTCTCCTCCGGGAGGCCGTCGCCATTCACGACGAGGACATCGCCGCCAACCGGGCCATGGGCCTTCACGGACGGGTTCTCCTGGAGGACGGGGACGGCGTCCTGACCCACTGCAACGCCGGTGCCCTGGCGACGGCCGGATACGGCACCGCCCTCGGGGTGATCCGGGCGGCCCACGAGGAGGGGAAGCGGCTGACCGTGTACGTGGATGAAACCCGGCCCGTTCTGCAGGGGGCCAGGCTCACCGCCTGGGAATTGATGAAGGAGGGTATCCCCGCCATCCTGATCACCGACAACATGGCGGCATCCCTGATGAAGCGGGGAGCGATCCGGAAGGTCATCACCGGGGCCGACCGCATTGCCGCCAACGGCGATGCCGCGAACAAGATCGGGACCTACGGCGTGGCCGTTCTGGCGGAGGCCCACGGGATTCCCTTTTCCATCGCCGCCCCCCTCTCCACGGTAGATCCGGCGACGCCTGACGGGGATGCCATCCCCATCGAGGAGCGGGATCCCTCGGAAGTGACCACCCTCGCCGGCCGGCGCATCGCCCCGGAAGGCATTGCCGTCTGCAACCCCGCCTTCGACGTGACGCCCGCCCGCCTGATCGCCGCCATCGTAACCGAAGCCGGCATCGCCCGGCCCCCCTACGGGAAATCGCTTGCGGTGCTCCATGCCGCGAAAGCGCAATCACCCCGCTGAGGCGCGGCAAGGTTGCTTTCGCGTCGAAGAAGTGGTAGTGCAGCGCCTGTTTTTGAACGCTGTTTCCCCGGACGAACCCCCTGAACCCGCGGCTGCGGGACACCTGGAGACTTTCCCGATGCTGTGCGGATCTTACCGGTTCCACGGAACACTGCTGGACGATGCCGTCCTTCCCGAATCCAAGGGATCGATCTTTCGAAACACCTTCGGCCCGGCTCTCCGGCACGTCGTCTGTGCCATGAAGCAAAAGGACTGCGCCGGCTGCATCCTTGACCGGCGCTGTCTGTATCCGCTCTTGTTCTCCAGCCCGCCTCCGGCGAATCACCATCTTCTGCCCCCGTTTCCCAAGGGAAAGATTCGCTCCACGACGATCCCCGCTCCCTTTGTCATCGAACCGCCGGAGACATCCGCGACCTCTTTCCAGCGCAAGGATCCCTTCGATTTCGGACTGGTCCTGTTCGGGAGAAGCAACGAGCATCTTCTCCATTTCATCCAGACCTTCGAGGAGATGGGACGGCTTGGCATCGGGCGGAGAACGGAAAAGGGGCGTTCGCGTTTTGTCATTGCCTCCGTCGATGCCGGCGGTGAAACCGTCTGGGACGGCCGTGAGCGCAGTCTCCGGGAAGGAGATTATACCGAAGACCTGCGGGCGGGATTCCTGGCGGATACGGAAAAGGCGTTGTCGTCCCCGATTGCCGCCGTCACCGTGCACCTGGTGTCACCGCTCGTCGGAATCGCCGGGTCGAGCCGGGAGGATCTCCTGACCTTCCCCGTCCTGATGCAGTCCGTCCTGGACCGGATCCTCACGCTCAACAGGACCTACGGGAAAGGACAACTGGCGATCGACGTACCCGGGCTCGTCTCCAGGGCGGCCGGCGTGCGGATTGCGCAATCGAGCCTCCGGCGGAGGGGTGAGGCCCGCCCCGTGCGTCGGCCCGATTCATCCGTACATACCGGAAGGGTTATCGGCGAAGTGACCTATGAAGGTCCTCTTGGCGAGTTCCTTCCTTGCCTTCGTTTTTGCGAGCGGACCCACCTGGGCCGGGAGACAGCCTGGGGGGCGGGGCAGATCCGGGTCCATTCCGTTCAACCCTGATGCGCCGCGTCGGAAGGGGGCTGAGGTCGGTTTCTCTATACATCGGCCATAGCCCCGGCAGCGAAAAGGAGACGATTCCATGGATGGATGGGTGTACCCGGTGTTCCTGGCGGCCGGCTTTCTGATCGGGGCCGCCGTCGTCTGGGTGGTCCTGGGGAAACGAGCCGCTCTGCGGGAAGGCGAAAAGGCCGCCCTGACCGAGCGCCTGACGGCGAAGGACCTCCAGATCCAGGATCTGAAAGAGACCGCCGGGCGGCTGGATCAATCGCTGGCGCTCGCCCGGGAGGAGCTGAAAGCCGAATCGAACGCCCGGGCCGCCGCCGAGGAGCGGAACGCGCGCATCCCGAAACTGGAGGAGGCAATCCGGGCCGGGGAGTCGGATCTGAACCGCCTGCGGACGGAGATGTCCGCCCTGCAGGCGCGGGTCGTCGAGGTGGAGGCGCGTGCCGAGGAGGAAAGCAAAGGTGCGGCCGAGAAAATAGCCCTCTTGGACGATGCCCGGCGAAAGCTGGGAGACGCCTTCCAGGCCCTGTCGGCGGAGGCCCTCAAGAGCAACAACCAGTCGTTCCTGGAACTGGCGAAGGCGTCCCTGGAGAAATACCAGGAGGCGGCAAAGGGCGACCTCGAGGCCCGGCGGCAGGCCGTCGAGACCCTGGTGAACCCGATCCGGGAATCCCTGGAGAGGGTGGACGGCCGGATCCAGGAGATCGAGAAGGAGCGGACCTCCGCCTATTCGATCCTCCAGGAGCAGATCCGCTCGATGACGTCCGCCCAGTCGCAGCTCACGGTGGAGACGGCGAACCTCGTAAAGGCGCTCCGGGCGCCGGTCGTCCGGGGTCGCTGGGGGGAAATCCAGCTCCAGCGCGTCGTCGAGCTGGCAGGGATGGTGGAGTACTGTGACTTCGTCCAGCAGGAGACTGTAGTCACCGGGGAGGGATCGGTCCGCCCCGACCTGATCGTCCGCCTCCCGAGCAACCGGAGCATCGTCGTCGATTCGAAGGCGCCCCTCGAGGCGTACCTGGATGCGCTGGAGACGAAGGACGAGGCGGTCCGGATCGAGCGGCTGAAGGCCCATGCCCAGCAGATCCGCGTCCATCTGAGCAAGCTCTCCGCCAAGACCTATTCCGCCCACGTCACTCCCTCGCCGGAGTTCGTCGTCCTGTTTCTCCCCGGGGAGACCTTCTTCAGCGCCGCCCTCGAGCAGGATCCTTCCCTGATCGAGTTCGGAGTCAACCAGAAGGTGATCCTGGCGACGCCGACCACCCTGATCGCCCTCTTGCGGGCCGTCGCCTACGGATGGCGGCAGGAGCGGATCGCCGAGAACGCCCAGGCCATCAGCGACCTGGGGAAGACGCTCTACGACCGGCTGCTCACGCTTGCCGGCCACTTCGACGGCCTCCGCGCGGGGCTGGAGCGGGCGGTCGGGGCCTACAACGACGCCGTCGGCTCCCTGGAGAGCCGCGTTCTCGTGAGCGCCCGAAAGTTCAAGGAGCTCGGCTCGGCCGCCGGAAAAGACCTGCCCGAGGCGGCAACAATCGACCGCACGACCCGTGTCCTGAAACCCTTCCCCGGTGCGGAAGACGGAGACGCGGAAGCGGGCGGACAGGGCCGCCTGAGTGCGGGGGCACCGGCTGGAACCGGAACCCCGTTCCCGTTGACGGACCCGGACGGATAAGTTCAGGGAGGAGGCCGCGATGCTGGTCTTTATGACGGGAGGTACGGGATTCGTGGGGAAGAACCTGACGAGGGTCCTCACGGAAAAGGGCCACGAGGTCACGATCCTGACACGACCGGGGGAGGGAAGGCCGCCGCTGCCGGCGGGAGCCCGCTACCTGGAGGGGGACCCGACCCGGCCCGGACCCTGGCAGGAGCGTGCGGCGTCCCACGAGACATTCATCAACCTGGCGGGAGCCTCGATATTCAGCCGCTGGACGGAGCGGCGCAAGCGGGACCTCCTGGAGAGCCGGATCCTCACCACCCGGAACCTCGTGGAGGCGATTCGGGGACGGCGCAAGGGGATTGCGCACCTGCTCAGCACCTCCGCCGTTGGGTATTACGGGTTCCACGACGAGGGAGACCTGTATGAAGGGAATGCTCCGGGCGGGGACTTTCTGGCCCGCCTGGCGGTGGACTGGGAAGCCGAGGCGGAACGGGCCCGTCATGAGGCGGGAGCCCGGGTGGTGATTTGCCGCTTCGGCATCGTGCTGGGAAAGGGCGGCGGCGCCCTGGAGCCCCTGGAGCGGCTGTTCCGGCTCTATGCCGGAAGCCCCGTGGGCAGCGGCAGGCAGTGGTTTTCCTGGATTCACGAGGACGACCTGGCCCGCATCTTTCTGTACCTGATGGAGCGGACCGATCTCGACGGACCCTTCAACTGCACCGCACCCGGTCCGGTGCGGAACGCAGAGTTCACGCGGGCGCTGGCGGACGCCCTCCGCGTCCGCGCCTTTCTTCCGCCGGTGCCGGGCTTCCTGATGCGCCTTGTCCTGGGCGAGTTCGGCGAGGTGATTCTGAAAGGACAGAAGGTCATGCCGGGACGACTGCTGAAGGAAGGGTTCCATTTCCGATTCCCCGATCTTCCGTCGGCGCTGGAAGATCTGCTGCAATCCCGCTCCTGACGCCCGCGATCAAGCTTCTGTCCTTCTCTTGCGTTCCGCTGATTCTGCGGGTATAGGGACAAACCTCCGCTGGAGTTTCCACCCGCCCGGCTCTTTACGCTGCGGGGCCCGGCGGGAGATTCCCGAATGGAGCATGCAGACTGTGATGAAGCTGTTTCTCTTTGATTTTGACGGCGTGATCGCCGATTCGCTGGAAACCTACGAGTGGACGGTCCGGGAGTGCCTGGAGCGGATCGGCCAGCCCATCGTGAAAACGCGAGCTGATTTTCTGGAGCTGTTCGAGGGGAACTTCTACGAGGAGATCGTCCGCCGGGGGGTGGACCTGGAGGCGTTCCTGAAGGCCTCGCCGGGTGTCCTCGCGGAGGTCGATTTCGCCTCGATGCGGCTCTTTCCCTTCCTGTTGCCCGTCCTGGAGAAGATGTGCGAGGGGAACGCCCTCCTGATCATCTCCTCCAGCGGTTCCCGGTCCATCCGGAAGACGCTGGAGAGCAACCGCTTCAACGGCTGCTTCCGTGCCATCCTGGGGTCCGATTTCATGCTGAGCAAGGTCTCCAAGATCGCCCACGCCATGGAGTCCTATGAAATCGGCACGGACCGTACCTATTACATCGGGGACACCGCGGGAGACATCCGCGAGGCGAAGCAGGCGGGGGTGAAGGCGGTCGCCGTCACCTGGGGCTGGCACAGCCGGAAGACCCTGGAGGCGGCGGGACCTGATTTCATCGTGCAGAAACCGGAAGATCTGCTGAAAATCTAAGTTTTTTTACAGGTCGTAGAGGGTCTCGTCCACCCGCGGCCGGGCCTTCTTCCCTCCCTTTACACCGGGTCCTTTCCCGTCGAAAAGAAACGGCTCCTCCGCCTCCAGGAGGTCCCCCATCTCCTCCTCGATCCGGTCTGGATCTTCTCCCCGCTCCAGCCTGCGCAGGGCTTCTTCCATTCCGGGGCCCAGGTTCAGGCCCGTGGCGTCGGAGAGCTTGCGCATCAGGGCGGCAGCCTGCCGGGGGTCGTCCTCGCTGATGCGGTCCGCTTCGCCGGCCAGCATGGACATGGCCTTTTCCATCCGGTCCTCGTCGATGGGGGGCATCCCCGTGTCCGCGTCCGCCCCTTCCTCCCGTTTTCCGGAGACCTTTGCAAAAACGGACATCTGGCGCTTCAGGCGGACGCGCTTGCAACGCGGACAGAAGGGAACCTTGTCCGTATCGGCCGTCCGGGAAAAGAAATTGTAAACGGTGTTGCAATTGCGGCAGTAAAACTCGTAAATGGGCATGTCGCCTTCCGCTCCGGTCTTTTTCCGCCGCGTAATGTACCGGATTTTCCGGAAAGATCAAGATTCCATTTTCCCACGATCCAGCTCACCACGAACGGCCATACCGAGCCTTTCAATATTATAAGGCTTCTTTACATATTCACCGGCGCCAAGCTCCTGGGCTTTGCTGACCCGCTCCGTCCTGGCGAAGCCACTTACGATGATCGCCTTCTGTTGGGGCCGGATTTCAAGAATCCGGTGATATGTCTCCAGGCCGTCAATGCCAGGATCCATGATCATGTCCAGGACAATCAGGTCTGCTTTGTTTCCCTGGAGATATTCCAGGGCCTCCTCGCCGCTCGCCGCCAAGGCCACCCGGTAATTCAGTCCTTCCAGAATCGTGGCGGCCAGAAGTCGCTGTTCTTCCACATCATCGACAATCAAAATACTTTCGCCCTTCCCTCGGTACTCGCTTTCAGCCAAAGCCTGATCCGTTTTCAACAGAGCCTCGCGTGTCACTGGAAAATACAGAACAAACGATGTGCCTTTATTCAGTTCCGTTCGGACATCGATATACCCGTTGTGATCCTTGACGGTTCCCCAGACCACTGCCAAACCGAGGCCTGTTCCGCTCCGGCCCATGACTTTCTTCGTGTAAAACGGCTCGAAGAGCCTCCCCATATCTTCAGGAGCAATCCCCGAACCCGTGTCCGTGACCGTCAACACGACATACTCGCCTTCCTGGGTGTCTTCATAGCCGGGGATGGCCGCATCCACATAGCGGTTTTCCGTCGTGATTGTAACCGTCCCTTCTCCCTGAATCGCCTCGGCGGCATTGGACAGGAGGTTCATGATGGACTTGCTCAGGTGAACAGGCGACCCCTTGATGTTGAACAGATCCTTCTCCGTTTGACACAGGAACCGGACGTCCGGATGATGAGCTTTCATCAACTCGAATTCGGGGGTCTTGAAACAGTCGGTTACGATCCGGTTCAGGTTCACCGTTTCTGCAACCGATACACCCCGCCGAGCCATGGTCAGCAGATCCTGGATGATGGCGGCCGCCCTTTCTCCACCATGCAGAATATTTTTCGCGTGCTTCTCTGCACGGCTTCCTTCCGGCAAATCCCGCAGTAGCAATTCGGAGTAGCCAACGAGAACACCCAATACGTTGTTCAGGTCATGAGCCACGCCGCCGGCCAGAATCCCCAGGGCTTCCATCTTCTCCGCCCGCTGCAGGCGTTCCTCGGCCTTTTTGCGTTCAGAAACGTCTCGCGAACTCATAATGATGGCGGTCATTTCCCCCTGGTCATCCTTGAGAAGATCCGCCACCGTTTCCAGCCATCCATAATGGCCGTCCGCGTGTCTTACTCTGTATTCAGTAATGACTGCCCGCTTGCTCGTGAGGCCGTCCGCAAAAACGTTGATCATCCTTTCCAGATCGTCTGGGTGGACAATGTCAAAAACAGGCTTGCCAACCCGTTCTTCCATCCTGTAACCGAGACCTTTGAAATGGGATGGACTTACATAAAGATTGCGACCCTGCAAATCTGTTATCCGGATCATGTCGGACATGTTTTCCGTGATCAGGTCCAACAGGCGTTCCTTTTCCCGCAGGGCATCCTCCATCCGCTTGCGTTCGGTGATGTCGCGGGCGCTCATCACGAAACCCGTCAGTGCCGGATCATGGATAAGGTTTGCACCCACTCCTTCCAAGACAAGTTCCGATCCGTCCTTGTGTCGAACTCGAAACGAATTGGGGATATATGTGTTCTGCGTCTGCAGCGCCCGGGCAAAGTCTTCCATCACCCTGGGAACATCCTCGGGAACGATCAGCTCGAAGAAGTTCACCCCCGTCAATTCCTCCGGGCTGTAACCAGCAATGCGCTCAATAGAAGGACTTGCATAGGTGATGATTCCATCCATGTCTGAAATCACGAGGATGTCGGATGCATTCTCGGTGATCGCCCGGAAATACGCCTCGCTCTTCCTGAGAGCTTCTTCAGCCTGCTTGCTTTCGGTTGTGTCGATCACCTGAATGAGGGTTTTTACCTTGCCGGACGAGTCGTGATACACGGCACTTCGCAACTCGCCGATCCGCTCCGGGCCTTTCTTCTGCCGGAAGGAAAACTCGTAGCGAGACGGAACTTCCTCCCCTCTCTGGCGGCGCATGGCACGTTCGGCTGTAATCGATGCACTTTCTTCCATAAGCGGGAACGTGAAGTCCCTGCCCAGCATCTCCTTTTCCGAATACCCGGCAAGACGGCAGAACTCCTCATTCACATAGGTATACCGGAAGGAATCGTCGATGATGGCGATTCCAACCAGGGATTTTTCCACCACAGATCGGAATCTCTCCTCACTTTCCGCCAGGGCCTTCCGGGCCTCGACCTTTGCTGTGATTTCCCGGAAAATACTGAGAAGGCATTGTTCACCCCCCAATGTTATCACTTTCGCCGACATCTCGCCGATGACAACTCGTCCGTCCTTTACGCAGAACCGGAATTCGTCGTCGTTTATCTCCCCTTTCTCCTGGAGAAGCCCGATCACTCGATCCCGGTCCGAGTAATCAACCCAGATTCCCAGGTCCAATGACGTCCGGCCGATCGTCTCTTCCCGGCCATATCCGACTTGCCGGGTAAACTCGTCGTTGACGTCGATATATTTCCCGTCGCTGAGCCGGCTGATGGTCATGATGTCGGGACTCATGCGGAACATGCGGGAAAACTTCTCCTCGCTTTCGAGAAGTTGCTCTTCTGCACGCTTGCGTGCTGTAATATCGCTATATACGCCTTCGATTCCGATGATGTTGCCTTCTTTGTCGCGGTAAAACTGCGTGTTTGCCGATACGGTGACAGGCTTTCCGGTATCTCGGCGCTTCAGTGTAACTTCGTATTGTGTGAGAACGCCTTGCTCTCGAAGCATTTCCCCGTGCTTTCGAGCTTCTGCGGGATCGTGATAAAAATGATTGGCAATATTCAAACCAATCATTTCTTCCACGGATGAATAGCCAAGGATCCGGGCAGCAGAAGGCGTGGTGAAGATGAGATTGCCGTTTAAATCCGCGCGATAAACGGCATCTTGCATTTTTTCAACGAGTGTCCGGTATTGCTCCTCGCTTCTTTTCAGCTCCTCCTCTGCCTGCCGGTGTCTGGATTCCGACTGTTCCAGTTCCTTGATCCTCTGCCTCAACAAGGAAAGCTCTCTAAGCAGCTCTTGTTCTGTCACGGCGTGCTCCCGTCATGCGAATCGATGCCGGTCAACGGAAAAGGTAGGTTCACTTGCGCAACGCCCCATCGAAAAAGCGGATGGACGTCCATGGAAGTGTCATGAATGTTCGAAAGGGATTACCGGGTGTGGTGCTTATCCGAGCAGCTTCCCCGTCAACAGATTGATCCCGTGTGCAAGCCGGTCGCCTTCCGGCACCTGCCCTTCCGGGGTCAGCTTGTCGATGATCGAAGGAAGCAGGCCTGCCAGTCCGTTTCACGGTCATGCTGCCCTTGATCTGGTCAAACGCCTTCTGACGGGTGCCTTTGACCTTCATGTTCTACCCCTGTGGGGAATGAAAAACCAGGAAAGATCCCAGGACAGATCGCCATGGGATCTTTCTGTTTTGTTGATTTACCGATTCTTGATCATATCCTGCTGAACACGGCCGTGACGCGGCGGTTCTTCTGCCTGCCTTCCTTCGTCTTGTTGCTGGCGATGGGCTTCTCCTCGCCGTAGCCGACCGCCTCCAGGCGGGAGGCCTTGATCTTGAACTTGGAGAC